>Ga0076040_109_pt1 | contig 19280 bp, 16 predicted proteins | sample RifGroB1_FD_68137 | JGI IMG/M metagenome (GOLD analysis project Ga0076040, IMG submission 68137) | Parcubacteria (Yanofskybacteria) bacterium GW2011_GWB1_45_11 | reverse complement strand
TATCATTCGGATGCAATCCGACCGTTGCCCAGACACTATCATAATTTTGTGCGAGCTCAATAGCTTGCCGCGAAGTTTTTAAATCCGTACCCACGCAAATCATGCCAATATCCGCGCCAAGGGCGCGGGCGATCATTTCTTCTCTGTCATTATCGTATTGCGGAAACTGCGGATGGCAGTGCGAGTCAAAAATAACCATTAGGACTTAGCTATTAAGCGAGGGAAAAGAGGGGTTGTTTTTTTTATAATAAATTTATAACCGTCGATTTGGGATATTTTTTCTTCTGCGCCGAAGACTTCCCTGATTTTCCGGGCAGTTTCTGGTACGAATGGGTCGAGCAGGAAATTACTCAAAGTATAAATCAAGAAAACAGCATTAGTCATTACCGTTAAAAATTCAGCCTTGTCTTCTTTGGCTAATGCCCAGGGCTTGTGGTCATTTATGTATACGTTCGCGATAGAAATCAGTTCCCACACCGAAGCCAGCGCCTCATGAAGCAAAAAGTTATCTATGGCCCTGCCATATTTTTCCTTTATCCTCACGACGGCTTTCTTGAGTTCCTCGTCAATTACCGAAGAACTGTATATTAATTCGCTGTCCATGTTATTTTCAATCAGCGTTGCCACTCTGGAAACCAAATTCCCCAAACCGTTGGCCAAGTCGCCGTTGTAGCGCGCGATTAATTTCTCTTCGGAAAAATCGCCGTCTTGGTCAGATGGAATTTCGCGCAGCAAAAAGTAACGGACAACATCGGCGCCGTATTTTTCAATTATTTTAAACGGGTCAATAACATTGCCGACAGTTTTAGACATCTTCTGCCCATCAACATTTATAAAACCATGGACAAAAATTGATTTTGGCAATTTCAAACCCACCGATAAAAGCATCGCCGGCCAAATCATTGCGTGAAAACGTAAAATATCTTTTCCGACTAAATGGACATCAGCCGGCCAATATTCATTAAACTTTTTCTCATCGCTGGCGTAATCGAGAGCTGAAATATAGTTAGTAAGAGCGTCCGCCCATACATATAAAGTGGATTCCGGATCGTTTGGAACCGGAATCCCCCATTTCAATTTACTCGCCGGACGGGAAAAACTCACATCCTCAGCATCTCCGAGAAGATTCAACAGCTCATTCTTTTTTGATTCGGGCTTAATTTCCAGTTCGCCTGATTCAATTTTATTTTTAATTTCATTTTTATAATTCGTAAGTTTAAAAAACCAATTCTCTTCTTTAACTGTCTCCGGTTTCGTTTTATGCAAGGGACAGACGCCATCGACAAGATCGCTCTTTTTAATAAAAGATTCGTGGCCGACACAATATAGACCCTCATATTCTTTTTTATACAAATCTCCGTTCTCGAGAAGTTTATTCCAAACCTTAATAACCGACGGCCAATGTCTTTTTTGATCGCTTGTTCTAATAAAATCATTGTTCGAAATATTCAAAATTTTAACCAATTCCTGGGCCTGGTTAGCAACCTCATCTGCCAACTCAATCGGTTTCTTGTTAAGTTTTTCAGCCGCGCGTGATACTGATCCAGCACATCCGCTAAAATCAACTCAAAAGCAAAACCGATATGCACGGGTCCATTTGTATAAAGAATCGCGGTCGTAATGTAGAATTTATTTTCCATTTAACTTTTATAAGGAAACTCTCCCGCGCGCGGGAGAGAACGTGAGGATGTGCGAGAACAGCAGCGGGCTGAGACGAGCCGAACTCGTTGTCGAGCCAGTTGTAGTTCCGACGCCACGCGCCATCGTTGAAGTACAGATAGCGGACGTACTCGTTGCCATCGCGGTCGCTGTTCTGTACAGGATGCCTCCCTCGACACCGGCCAGCGTGAAAGCTATTTCAAGACAATCTTCTAGCCTGAATTTTATGCCGCGTCTACTAACGCGCTAGCACCCTGCACCAGGTCCTTCGGTTTTTGGGCATCCTAGAACTCCAGTTATGCATCGCCCGGAATTCGGCCGTCGGCGGGTAGAGCGTTATGCTCAGTTCACGCTTGCAGATTCGCCTAGTATCCAGAGTTATTGTAACAAAATCAGTTTTATAAAAACAATCCCTCGGCGCGCTTGCGCGCCGAGGGATAGACCAAGGACCAAGGGTTCAAGAAGCCCGAACCGAAGGACCTGCGAGAACAGCAGCGGGCTGAGACGAGCCGAACTCGCGGCCGAGCCAGCCGTCGTGCCGACGCCACGCGCCAGCGTCGAAGAACAGACAGCGGACCCACTCGAGCCATCGCGGTCGCTGAAACGAGTCCCGAAGAAGTAGATGAATAGAATGTTGCCATTTCCATCTGTCTTCAGTTCCTCTGGCAAGAGGTGGGGATTCTCGTATAGAGCGTCAGCCAGCGTTGCGTTGAACACCGGCTTGTCGGTCAGTTCATCGCGAAGCTCGTACCCTTTGAGCGTCCGGCCATTTACTTGACGCTCGGAACGATAGAGACTGAACTTGCGGCGGTTGATGTACAGCCCACCACCACGCTTCTCCACCAGGGCCCAGCCCTTGCCTTCATGATGTGCGATGGTCGCGCCATCAAAAGGCAACGAGGGTGCGGCTTTAAGGTTGACGCGAATGGCATTCGGGCCGGCCTTTTTCCAGAACCGCCCAATCTTGGGTGGATTGGGTTTGAGGTTCTGGATCTTCAACTGTCTCGGGTCTTGCTTGAGGAGCCACTTGATGGCCTCAAGCCAGAGCGGCCCGTCATTGCCTGCCCACTTTCTTTCCAGGTCATCCCTCGGTCCCTGAACATCAGGGAGCGAGAGCTTTCCGAGCATGCCTTCAGGCATGGTCGTTCTCCTTGTTAAGGGCTACGAAATTGTAGCTGATATATTATACTTAATGATATTAGTTTCGTCAATATTTATACAGTTTCTTTATAAAATTCAATTCTCAAATTTTGCGCGAGCTTGTGGCCCCACGATGGCCCCACGACCACTACGAATTCGCCGAGGGGTTCGCTGGATTTTAATTTCATTAAGATTTCTTCGGCCGAGCCGCGATATGTGGTTTCAAATTGCTTAGTCAATTCTCGGCAAACCACGAGCGGACGATTAAGCGGCGCAAGTTGATCTAGGGCTTTTAAAATCCTGTGCTTTGATTCATAGAGTACCACGGTTTCCTTGATATCCCCAATATTTTTGAAGAAGGTCTGGCGGCCCTTTTTATGGGGCGGAAAACCCAGATAGACAAACCGGTCCGTGGAAAAGCCACAGATTGAAAGCGCGGCAATAGCCGCGTTCGGTCCGGGAATGGGCACGACTTTTGGGAATGGGCACGACTTTTAAATCTGGGACAGCCCCAAGTAGTTGTGAAATTAAGTAATTGCCGGGATCATTTATTCCCGGCGTGCCCGCGTCTGAAACGAGAGCGATTTTTTTGCCTTCTTTCAGCCAATTTGCAATTTCTATGATTTTCTTCTCGTCGCTGTGCTGATGATACGCCACCAGCTGTTTATTGATGTTGTAACGTTCAAGCAAAACTCTAGTTACTCTGGTATCCTCGGCCAATATTAAATCAGCATTGGAAAGAACATTAATCGCTCGAATTGAGATATCTTCGAGATTTCCAATGGGCGTCGCTACTATGTACAGCATTATGATGTAACTTTCCTCGATCTTTTTTCCCTAGCCATGTCCTCGAAAATCTCCACTATTACAGTCGAGACCGGGACCGAGAGAATCATGCCGGGAATACCGGCCAGTTGAGCGCCGACGAGAAGAGCGATAATGACCACGACGGGATTAAGACCGATGGTTTTGCCCAAAACAAGAGGCACCAGTATGTGATTTTCGATTTGCTGAACAACGATATAAAATATCAAAACCCACAGCCCCAATGTCGGTTCCTGCATAAATGCCAGTATAATCGCCGGAATCGCGGCTATTACCGGTCCGACAATCGGTATTATTTCCAACAGCATCGCCCACACCCCCAGAATCAAAGCAAATCTGATTCCGAGCAACGATAGTCCGATGTACACCATCAGACCGACGATAAGCGAAAGAAGGAGTTGGCCCTGGAGCCATCGGCCCACTTTTACTTCGGTCCTCTTCCAGAGACTGATGGCGTACTCTTCATATTTGTCGGGAACCACCGCTCCTAAAAAAGACTCGATGCCCTTTTTCATGACCGAGAGATAGAAAGAAATGACTAAAATGGCGACGAAAGAGAATAAACCGCCGAATATGCTTACAACAAATCCGACAATTGATTGGGCCGATTGTTGGAAGTAAGTTGACAAAGTCTCAAAAACATTCTGAACCTCGCTCAAAAAATCAAGATATCTGGGCGCTCCGGCTTGAGCTTTTTCCAAAGAAACGGATATCTTATCAACCACTCCCGGCAGCATGCCCGCTAACCTGTCGATGTCTTGTGAAAAATAAGGTATCACCAGAGAAAAGACCAAAGTAATCAGGCCTAGGACTATTCCGAAAAGCAGAATAACCCCCAAGAGGCGCGGAAATCCCTTTTCTTCTATCCAATCGGCAAACGGCGATATGGCTGAAGCGATAATCAGGGCAAATAGAAAAATAATTAAAACGTCTTTTAAAAGATAGAGAAGAATCACAAGAACAACAACTGAAATTGCTTTTAATATGCTGGCGGACGATATTTCAATTTGGATTTTTGAATCGGGCATTAAATGGTAAGTATACTCCTAAACTCTGAATCGTCCTTGAAGGGTCCGATTAAAGCAAGATTTAGTTTCCTATTGTCGAAAACATCTCTTGCCACGTTAAGAATATCTTCGGCCGTTACTTCGTTAATTTTAGCTAGCTTTTCTTCGGGCGTCAAAACTTTACCGAAGAACAAAGCGGTTCCTCCGTATTCGCCTGCGATATTTCTGGAGTTTTCAAGAAATATGGCCAGGCTTCCCTTGGCGTGATCTTTGGCTTGGCGCAGCTCTTTTTCAGTAATGCCGTGTTCTTTAATTTTCCGTAATTCGTCTATAACGACTTTAATCGCTTCGTGGGTCTTGTCCTTATTTACCCCGGCCCGGACGGTGAATATTCCGGTGTCGGTAGACATATCGGCATCGCTCCCCACGTAATATGCCAGGCCTCTTTTTTCCCTAACCTCCTGGAATAACCGCGAGCTCATGCCACCCCCCAATATCATTGCCAAAAGACTTTCGGCATATCTCTTTTCATCGAACATATGATATGCCCGCAAACCAATGTAAAAATGGGATTGGTTCGTATCTTTCCATGAAATCAATATTTCCGGTTTTTCCTGGGCTTCGATTACCGCCGGCTTGCCAACGGGTTTGCTTTCTCTCAAATGCTCAAATGTTTTTATGACTTTTTCTTTCGCCTCCTCGATGTTTATATTGCCGGCAACAGCAATAACGGTATTTCCGGATACATAGTGGGTATTAAAATAATTGACAAAATCTTGCCTTTTCAGATTTATTATCGTTTCTTTATTTCCCGCTATTTCCCATCCGGCCGGCTGGTCGCCGTAAATCAGTTCTTCCAACAGTTCAGCGACATGAGAAGTGGGGTCATCATGCCTCATGTTTATTTCCTCCAAAATAACCCCCTTCTCCATCGTAATATCTCTCTCGTCTAATTTTGAATTAAGATAAATGTCGGACACGACATCCAGTATCAAATCGAATTTGTCGGAGCTGGAGCGGGCGTAATATGCTGTGTTTTCTTTGCTGGTAAAAGCGTTGTAGTCGGCTCCGATGGATTCCAACTCTTGAGAAATATCCAGCGGTCCGGGCCGGCGCGACGTTCCTTTGAACATCATGTGTTCTAGAAAATGGGATATGCCGCTTATTTCTTTGGTTTCATATTTGGAACCGGTTCCGGCGATTACCATGACAGTCACGGTTCTAGTTCCTTCCATCGGCACCAAAACGAGCCTTAGGCCCGAAGACAAAGTTTCAAATGTGTATTTAGAATCCATGTTCATATTCTGATTATACCGAATTAAGAGATTATGTAATGTGCCGGTGAATGGAGTTGAACCATTTTCTGAGCGTTATGAGTGCTCCGTTCTAACCGTTGAACTACACCGGCCGCCAAAATACCATATTATTTTACACTTTTTCTTGATTTCTTCAAATTGAAGGAGTATGATATTAAGGTAATTTAATATCCCGGGGTGGAGCAGTGGCAGCTCGCCAGGCTCATAACCTGGAGGTCGCAAGTTCGAATCTTGCCCCCGGAACCACCAAAAATAAAACACCCTGAATAGGTGTTTTATTTTAACTAAATCGTTTTTATTCCCTTGCCTACTTGCGCCTTGGTGGAGGCGGAACTTTCGGTCACGGATAATTTGCTCGCCAGCCGCTTGCAAATTTCCGCGACCCCGCCAGCGGCGGGATTTATGATTAGATGCCGTCTGATATGTTGGCCTGAAGATTAATCGTTGCTGTATTTTCCGTTACTCCGCCCGCGGACCGGCAATCTATTCCCATCATATAGGGCAAAGCCTTGCTTGTTTTAACCGTAACCACTTTCCAGCTGTAGCCGGCCAGTGTATAGGTATCGGCATCAAGCTTTAATGTTTTGGTATCTGATGATCTGTTGTCTAAAAGAATTTTCTCTCCGGTCTTTAAGGCCATCTGGCCCGGCGTAGCTTGGCATTGAGCGTTAAATTGAATCGTTTTGGTTTTATACTGACTCAATATATCGCTGTAACTGACATTGGTCCCGCTTGCTGTGCCGCCGCCGGTTGTTTTGGTTGATGACTTTGTCCCAGATGACACAGAGCTTCCCGAAACTGAAGGAGACGGTGAAACGTTGTCTCCAGTCGGCCCGATCGACCCGTTGTTCTTGGTCACCATCCAAATACCGTATCCCGCCACGGCAATGACGATGACCCAGACTATAGTTTGTTTTGACATATGTTTAATTATATTCCCTCTTGCGTATTGTCGAAAGTGGATAATTGCCCTTACCCCTTTCTCTGCGTTCCCTTTACTTTCACGGGAAAGAGAGTATAATGAAGCAATTCGGTAATTCCCATTAACCGCCCCTACGGGGCACCTTCTCTGAAGGAGACGTAATGGAACAAACGCTGGGAACTGGCCAAGGCAGGTTTTTGCCGGAGGTGGTTCGTTGTGAGTGCGGGACAATTGTCACCCCATGGCGATTGTCCGACGGTGTGCGCTTCTGCGAGAAGTGCGCATGCCGGAAGTGCGGCGGTCAGATCGAACTGAACCGCCGTCGGAATGACCGTGATCTTTGTCTGAGCTGCCAGCTCAGCAAAGACCAATTGGACGTCCGCGTGCGGAACACGCGCCGACGGACCAAGAACCACCACTGAAATACGTAGTGCCCGATCCCAGCCGGGCACGCCCCCTTGCATGTTTACGGTAGAGGCCGCTTGTCAGCAGAGCATTATCGCTCAACGCTGAGCCGCAATTCGGCCTTACCATTCCCTTCGTTCGCTCGTCGCCGCTTGTCGTCGTCGTCCGCCCGGAGGGTTTTATTTTCCTTTATTACTTATTCTTCTCATGGTATTTTAAAATGTGAGATGGAGGGTTCGCCTAATGGTATGGCACTGGTTTCGAAAACCAGCAGGTGAAAGCCTTTAGAGGTTCGAGTCCTCTACCCTCCGCCAACCTTTTTAGGATGGGGTGCGTGAGTGGTTGAAACGGGAAGTCTTGAAAACTTCTGTACCGCAAAACGGTACCGTGGGTTCGAATCCCACCCCCATCGCCATGATTGAAATCATCGATCTCCGAAATAAAAAAACAGAAGAAGCGCCAAAGATAGTGGAGCCAAAAAAGTATGAGACTTCAATCTCTTGGACCGTGGAAGAAAGGGCAAATTTTAGAAAATCGTTTCTTTTTTCTATCTTTCTCATCGTATTTGGCATCGTCCTGTTTTTTTTGATAAACAATATTTTATTTTCTATAGTCCTGACGCTTGGAGGCATAGTCCTGATTCTTTCAAACACGAAAAAAGAAAATAAAATCAATATTTGTATTAATACATTAGGAGTGGAAATAAATGAAAGAATGTATACTTACGCTAAGATTAAATCCTTTTGGATTGACTATATCCCCGGCCGCACGGGAGAATTAAGTTTAGAAATTAAAAAGTGGTATATGCCCTATTTGAGAATATCACTGGATTCGACAAACCCTTTGGAAATCCGCCATTTGATGATAGAATACGTACCCGAAAAGAAACATGAGCCTTCGACAGTTGATATCATTCTAAAAAGGCTGGGGATGTAATTTGTCTTCGTAGCTCAATGGATAGAGCATCTGCTTGCGGAGCAGAAGGTTGCGCGTTCGAGTCGCGCCGAGGACGCAATATTTTAAAGCCGCGTAGGCTTTCAATTCCCTCGTTCAAGTGGTATGAAATATATGCCATGATTAGTCTCGCCACTCCGATACAGGAACTAAAAAATGTCGGGCCGAGGAATATTTCCAAATTGAAGAAGCTCGGCATACAGACAGTCCGCGAATTGCTTTGGCATTTTCCGGCTCGGTATGAAGATTATCGAGATATCTCAACCATTGATTCAGTCGAACCAGGGCAAAAAGTAAATATCGTCGGGAATATTATCAAGATGGCGATAAGGCAGATTTTCCCGCGGCGAATGATAATTGTATCGGCCATAGTTGAAGACGACACTGGCCGAATAACGGCTGTCTGGTTCAACCAGCCTTACATTGCCAATACTCTGAAAGAGGGAGTCCGGGTTAGTTTAGCCGGCAAAGTCACTCTTACCAAAAAGGGATTGCAGCTCTCAAGTCCGACATACGAGAAAATAAACACTCAATATTTTGAGCCGCAATTAAAACATACCGGCGGCTTAATACCCGTATATCCAGAAACGGAAGGAATCACATCAAAATACTTGAGATTTTTAATAAAGCCGATAATAGACAAGATCAATATCCCGGATATGCTGCCTGGAACGGTAAGTGATAAACTGGGTTTTCCCGATGTCAGCTGGGCCATCAAAAATATCCATTATCCGTCAACATTATCCGACGCCGAAAAAGCCAGGGAAAGGCTCGCCTTCGACGATCTTCTGCTTTTCCAATTCAAAGCATTATTGGAAAGAAGAAAAATAAATCAGTACAAATCCATTCCCGTCCCTCTGGAGGCAGAATTAATAAAAGAATACATATCAAAACTTCCGTTTGAGTTAACCGGAGACCAGAAAATAGCGATATACGAAATACTTAAAGATTTAGAAAAAAGCTACCCCATGAATCGCCTGCTGGAGGGAGACGTCGGCAGCGGCAAAACGGTTGTTGCCGCAATTTGCGCTCTGGAAACAGTCCACCGGGGATATCAAGCGGTATTCATGGCTCCGACTGAAGTTCTGGCAAACCAACATTTTAGAACGATAAGAAACCTGACATATCCTTTTGGAACCAGTGTTGCTCTTTTAACATCAAACAGTTCTCGGATAAATGACGATATATATAAAAAACCGGCATTGAAAAAATTGATTTCCGAGGGGAAAGCCGACATTGTCATCGGCACCCATGCCGTCATTCAAAAAGACGTAAAATTCAACAAATTGGCTTTGGTGATAATTGATGAACAGCATCGATTCGGCATAAATCAGCGCAAGGCCCTGGTTCGGAGAACGGAATCTGTACCGCACCTTTTAAGCATGACGGCCACCCCTATTCCCCGTTCTTTGGCTCTCACTATATACGGCGATCTCGATATTTCCATAATCAAAGAGAAGCCGAAAAATAGGCGGAAAATTATAACCAGAATTATTTCTCCCGAAGAAAGAGAGGAGGCATACAATTTCATATCATCTCAAGTGAAAAACGGCAGACAAGTATTTGTCGTCTGCCCGAGAATAGAATTAGCCAAAAAAGAAGAAGGCGGAGAGCCGAAAAAACAAACGAAAATGGATTCGATATGGGCGGAAGTGAAAGCGGTCCAAGAAGAGCACAAAAAGCTTTCCGGGGAAATATTTCCCGGTTTAAGGGTGGCCATGCTTCACGGAAAATTAAAGCCGAAGGAAAAACAAGAAATAATGGCTGATTTTAAGAACGAAAAAATAGATATTTTGGTGGCAACATCGGTCATTGAAGTCGGGGTTGATATCCCCAACGCCAGCATAATGATGATTGAAAGCGCGGAGAGATTCGGTTTGGCCCAGCTCCATCAATTCCGAGGCCGTGTCGGCCGGGCCGAGCATCAATCATATTGCCTTCTTTTCACATCTTCGGGCATGAGCAATACCAGACTAAAAGCTCTCATAAAACACGACGATGGTTTCAGATTGGCCGAACAAGATATGGCGACACGCGGGCCGGGCGAATTTTTCGGCATAAAACAGTCCGGCATGGCCGACCTAGCAATGGCTTCTTTGGCCAATGTCGAATTGATTAAAAAAGCCCGGGCTACAGCTCGTGCGCTTCTTAAAGACGACCCGTCAATAAAAAAACTACCGCTCCTTAAGGAGCGGCTGGATCAGATTCAGAAGCTGGTACATTTTGAATAGCGGCTAGGCCCTTTACTATTTCCAGTTTCTTCTGTAATTCTTTTTGTCTTGCGTCAATTTGAGCGACTTCACATTTTAGATCATTATATTTTCTGCCAACGTCTGACAGCTCCGGTTTTATGGCTCGCGAACGCTTTCCAATTTCTTCCAATTCTTCAGAAAAGGATATTTCCGCAGCCTTGAATGATGCCGTCCGGTACAAATCAAACAGAGCGCCCATTGAAATATTTCCATCACTATTATGACTTTCAAGAAATGCGGCGATGGTCATTTCATCAACTCCCCTGTTCCGAAACACCAAAGAATCAACGGAATGGGGACCGATACTTATTTTCATAATATCCGCGCAGATATTTAAACACGGTTCGCAAACATGAATTGTGGCCGTCAATGGCGAATCACCCGCGCCGCAGAAGGTGCAATTTTTATCTGATTTTGCCGAATTATTGTTGTAAATGTTCGTCTGCGAGAAATTCGACATCATTACCTCCTAAAAAAGAATATTCTAGCACATTACATCATTTCATCAACACGGATCATTTTCTTAATTTCGGCGTCACCCAAAAACCCATATATTTACCGAACATCAGTTTCGTCTGGGCGTGCAATGACGGCACGGCGCCGAAGAAAATAAAATTAATTGGGAACAATATCCACTGCAAGACCATCCAAATTGCTTTGAATTTTCCGTAATTTGGCGGGCGGGGCGGCAAAAGAGTAATCGATATTATCGCTGATGTCACCAAACCGAGCATGGCGATATTCATTATCGTCCCTGTAATCCTTGGCAGATTGTATGACAATATTGTGGTCGTAAACGATTCCCCGCCCAGCGTAATGGGAAGCCAGCCTAAAAGGAAAATGATAATGGCATTCGTGGCGCTGGAATGGGTTCTTTCCGCCGTTACAAATGTTTGATGCCATTTTGTCTTTCGGGGTATTTTTTTATTCTTTAAAAAACCGAACATAAAATAGGGATTATTCTCCGCTCCGTAATGCCATCTCAATATCTGCTTATATTGATTTTTTAATGTCTTCCAAAATGTCGGGGCGACATTGGCATCCATGTTAACCGGGAAATACATGGGCACAGTCCGCCAGTCGCCGTCATACCGCAATAGGCATTGCCAGAATATTCTTGAATCTTCGCTGACAACGTTCTTTTGCCAAAAGCCGACGTCAACGAGCGCCTTAAACGAGATTGATTGGGATGAAAATGTAACTAATTGTTCGGGGCGAGATTGCTGTATCATCTGCCAGAACGTGGTTGAAAATGCGAAAACTCTGGCAAACGCCGGCGCTTCCCATATGTTATTAATAAACAGCGGGATGGGTTGGAAAGAAGATTTTAACGGTTTTTCAGCCGTTAAATAATTCCAGGTCAAGCAGGAGAAAAAATCTTGATGGACAATCGTATCTATGTCAAAAACTGAAACGACAATCTTTTCATAAGGAATGCCCGCAGGATCGATAATGTAATTTTTGACTCGCTGTCCCGCCCAGGTCTCGTTTGATCCTTTCCCCCTTATTTCCCCCTCCTGTCCGTCTGGATGAGATGTAATTAAAAACTTGTAAAACCTGCTACCGTATTCTTTTTCTATTTCTTCCGCTATTTCCTTGCTTCCAATTACTCTCTCCTCGCGGGCCAAAACAACAATCATTTTGTCCAGCGGATACTCCGCCTTAATTAATCCCTTAAAGCTTTCCCTAAGAACTTCTATGGGCTCGGTGGCGAAAGGCAATATGACCAAATGATAAATGTCCTGCCATTGAAGACGGTTTAACCTTTCGTGCCAATCGACTCTTAAATTAGCCTTCATCTTAAAGAAAGCAGCCCGCATTAAAAGGGAAAGATAAATGGTCTTAATCAGCCAATATATGTCAAAAACTATAATAAACAGCGCCGTAAAGAACGGGAAATAAAAAGAAATGGCGACAATGGCAATCAATGTCGCCCAAGCCAAAAAACCCGGTAAAATTTCAAGAATTCTATATATTCTCCTATCCTTGTAGTCAGATAAGTCGGCGGCTTTTCCGACGTGAAGATACTCGATCATGAGTCAAGATTATACAATAAAATTTTAACTTTGACTAGGCCTTAAAAATAAAGCTAAAAAGGGCGTCTGTAATATCTCTTTGGCCCATTTTTGATTCGATGTCCAAATTAGATAATTGAGAATGTTTTTCCTTCAGTTCCCCGAGAGTAAAATTCCTAACGGCAGACATGGTTTTTTTTATGACGAAGGGGTGTAGGCCGGTCTTTTTGGCCATTTCTCCGGATTGCAATTTGCGCTGGGATAAATCAGTGAGAATTATCAGATTCCTTATCTGGAAACAAATCATGCCTAATACGTCAATCGGTTTTTGGCCGACGGCGAGCAGTTTGTACAAAATAGAAAACGCCTGAGATTTATCCCTGCGGGCAAGCGCGTCTGTAAGCTCAAAAATATTAGAATCAACGCGGTCAGGCACGAGTTCTAAGACCAATTCCTTTGTAATCACACCGCCTCGGCAATACGCGCAGAGTTTTGATATTTCCTGGATAAGGGACCAGGAATCCGAACCTCGCAAAGAAATTAAATTACCAGTGGCCGAACTTGTTATTTTACATCCCCTTTCATGGCACTGAGCCGATATCCAGTTCTCCATTTTCTTGCCGGATAAATAACCAAACTCCCTAACCAAACAATTCGGACCGGTTAGTATCTTAAATAACTCTTTTGATTGGGACGAGAGAGATTTGGCCGAATCTTCTCCGAGAACCAACAGTGTTACTCCTTGGTCGCGCAAAAAATCGTTTTGGGAAATAATATCGACTGCTTTAAACGAATTGGAAAACATGTTCTTGGCCTGTATGAGTTTTACCTCGTTAAAAAAGGACAGCTCTTTGGCAATGCCGCTTAACAGCTCCAAATCGGTCTCGCAATCGACGGAAAAAAAATTAAACCCGCTTTTGTATTTTATTTTATATTTCTCCACAATATCCTTTGCCGCTTCCCGGAGCCTGTAATTGTCCTCGCCATAAAGAAAAATAATCATTTGGCCGCTATTTCCACCCAGATTTTTCCTGGGGTAAATTTAATTTCTTTGCCCTCGTGGTCATAAAAGAAGAGTTTGCTGTCGACGGCGGTGGCCTTTTGCCACGTTCCCGTGATGATTACTCCGTTTTGGTACACCTCCAGCGCCCCGACGCCGGAAACTCTCACGTTTATGTATTGGCCCGCCAAAGGCGTCCACGTCGTATGCACAACGGCAACGACACTGGCGGTTACTGTTTGATTGTTATTCTTGTCTATTTCGGGCCGACCGCCTCTTGATCTTGAATACGTATTGCTTTCCGGATTATATGTCCACTTAACGTCGTAAATCGTGTCGAAATCAATATCAATGCCGTCAACTAAATTCGACAGATTGCGGTTTGGTTTCTTATCGTCGTGGGGATATCCGGCAAAAGAATTCTTAGGTTCATACTTTAACAATTCGCTTGCGTTTGCCAGCCGTTCGTAACTTGTAAAACCGTTATGAGGCGCTTTAATTCCAGCCGCGCGGTAAAAAGCTCCGCCCTTATTCGTAAGCGCGTCAAGATTGTCCAGTACACCCGCATTGAGCCGGGTGAGCGCGCTGCGCTCCCCGCCCCAGTGGGCGTAAATTGATTTCAGGCCCGCGGCCAAAGGAATAAAATCCTCCCGAGCGGAGCGGATTGAACCTATTTTTTCTGGCTGCTCGCATTGAAAAACGGCCATCATCCGCGTAATTCCGCCGGGCGTAACCGGCATTTCAAAGACCATATCTGCTTGAGCAATGCCGGAAAGCGGGCGCGTTTCCGGATCAGAAGGCATCATGACGCTGAAAAGCCGGCCGTCGCCGTTGGTGCATTTGGTGCCGGTAATAATCCCCATTTTATCGACAACAGACGGTGAAACCAGAGAAGAACCATTGATATCGATGATTTTTTTCTGATTCCACCATATTACAATTACGACAAAAACGGCCAATGCAATCCCTCCGAAAACAATAAGCAGTTTGTTTTGGTTTATCATTATTTTATTTTTTGATGAATCGGACAAAAATGCGCCGATCGTCCGCCTATTTTCAATCTGGCTATTATTCCCCCGTCCTTCTTGTCGCACGGCTCTCCTGTTTTATGGTACGCGTGCTGATAATTCTGAAAATTCCCCTTCCTTCCGGAAATCGTGCGATAGTCGTCCATACTCGAGCCTTTTAATTCAACAGCTTTAACTAAAACTTTTTGCATGTGCTTATATAATTTTTTAATATTTTCTTTTTCCAAATTTTCGACGCGGGACATCGGATGAAGTCCGGCAAACCAAAGAATTTCATCGCTGTAAATGTTGCCGATGCCGGCAATAAAATAAGGATCCATTAAAACTTGCTTTAATCTTCCTTTTTTGCCTGGGAACAGTTTTTTAAAATCCGCATACGATATTTCTAGGGGTTCCGGCCCGAGATTTTTGATTTCCGGCAATTTATCGATTATATCATCGTTTGCCAATACAATTTTTCCAAATCGGCGTAAATCAGCCAAAACCAGCTGGAAACCGTTGTTAAGATTGAACAAAATCCGAATATGCTGATTCTTGGGATCGCTTTTCATGGGTCCGTTCCCAATGCTTAACCACCTCCCCTTTTCAAATTTCCACCGCCCGTACAGCAGATGACCCGATATTTTCTGATGGACAAACAAGCTGTTCGGTCCCTCAATATCAATGACTATAAATTTCGCCCGCCGCCAAACTTTTAAAATTTTCTTGTTTTTGACGATCTGATTCAGATTTTTAATCCCGCCAGCCTGGCGCACACTCTTAGGCCGATCCGCCCAAACATCTTTAAATCGAAGACCGACAATCTTTTTCTTCAAATCCCTGACCGTTGTTTCGACTTCCGGCAGTTCAGGCATTTTTTCTGTCTCTGTTTATTTCATTTCCGCCCAATTGTTGCCAATTTTAACGTCGGCGACAATCGGCACATCAAATTCATAAACATTTTCCATTATTTTTTTAATATTCCCGGACGCTTCGTTTACGACTTCCGGGTCCATTTCAAACAAAAGCTCATCGTGAATCTGCAGAAGCATATGAACAGAATCCTTATAAGTCACTTCAAGCAATTCCTGAATCTGAATCATTGCCAGTTTGATAAGGTCGGCGGCCGAGCCCTGAATCGGCGAATTCACGGCGATTCGTTCGGCTTGGCTCAAAAGCTGCGGCATTTTTGAATTTATTTCCAGAATATTCCGTCGCCGACCAAAGATTGTTTTTACGTAGCCGTTTTCACGAGCTTCGGATTTTATTTTTTCCACGTATTCGGCGATGCCGGAGAATTCGGCCATGTACCTTTCGATGAAACCTTTCGCTTCTTCACGGGAAACTTTAGCCGCTCTCTGGAAGCCGAGCACTCCCATGCCGTAAAGGATGCCGAAATTCAAGACTTTGGCTTTTCTCCTCATGGCCGCTGTTACTTTGTCAGGCAAAACATCGAATATCTCGGCTGCCGTGCGAGTGTGGATGTCTTCCCCTCTTTCAAATACGGCGGTCATAATTTTGTCACCCGACATGTGAGCGGCGATTCTTAATTCCAATTGCGAATAGTCGAATGAAACAAGTTTTCTGCCTTTTTCAGCCGTAAAAGCCTTTCTGAATTCTTGTCCCAATTCGGTGCGAATCGGAACATTTTGGAGATTCGGATCCTGGCTGGAAAGTCGGCCCGTGGCCGCGCCTGTTTGGTTGTACGTCGTATGTAAACGGCCGTCCGGGCCGATAAATCCCGGAAAGGGTTCGATGTAAGTTGTTTTGAGCTTCTGCAATTCTCGATATTGCAGAATCAAAGGAATAACCGCGTGTTCGTCCGTTAACTTATCAAGCTCCGATGCCGCCGTGGAAAGGGCGCCTTTGCCTGTCTTGCGTATCTTGCCTTTCAGCCCCAGTTTTTCAAAAAGAATCCGGCTTAATTGGCTTGGTGAATTGATGTTAAATTCGCATCCGGCCATGTCATAAATTTTCTTTTCAAGTTTTATTATTTCTTTTTTTAAAGAGCTGGACAATTTGGAAATGGCCCTATTGTCGACTCTTATCCCTCGCATTTCCATTTTTGCCAAAACAGGAATCAGCGGCATTTCAATATCGCGCAAAACGCCTTCCATGCCCAGGTTTTTTATTCTGGCCAATAATCTTTTGCGAATTTCAAAATAGCGCATCGGCCATGATTTGGAATCAGTCGGGGCCGAAGATTTAATCTCGTCAAAATATATTTTTTCAAAGGATATATTTCTGGATTCGGAATCCAGAAGAAAACCGCCTACTTCCGAATCAAATTCGATGTTATTAACACGAATTCCGTCTGTAAGCAGTTTTTTTACAATCGGTTTGGCGCCGTGAAATATCTTGGCAACTTTTTCGCTTTCAAAAACCGGTGCCAGGCTTAAATAAACATCAGCCGGCAAAATATAAGCGGTTTTTTCGTCCACCGCCAGTATTAAATCCCCCTCATCCATGGCGACTGCTACTCTATCTCCGACTGATTTAACGATTTCGAGTGCTTCTTTCTCGTTTCTTAGATATGTAATTGATTCGTTGGAATAATTAAGATTGAAGGATTCTTCCTTCGGCAACGTTTCGCCGAGGCCGATATCAGGCAGGCGGCGGACTAGACTGAAGAAACCGTATTTTTTAAGTATTTCCTCCAGTTCTTTAACGTTCCCCCGTTCCCTCCAGCGGGCCTGGTCAAGGCTGAAATCAATCGGCACATCTTTGGCAATGATGGAAAGTTTTTTCGAAAAAAATGCCATGTCCTTGTTTTCCAGCAATTTCTGAATCAATTTTTCCGACAACGGCGCTTTTATTTTTTCTTTATCTTTTTTTGAAATTGGAAATTTAAAATTCAAAATTGTCTTATATAAATTTTCGAGATTCCCAAAAGATTGGATGAGAGCCATGGCGGTTTTTTCGCCAATTCCCGGAACGCCAGGAATATTATCCGACGGATCCCCCTTTAAACCTCTGTAATCAACGAGCTGATTAGGTCTGAGTCCGTATCTTTTCAGTACCGCTTTTTCATCATAGATTACCGCGTCGGTAACTCCTCTTTTCAAAGTCCAGACGACCACTTCGTCATTTTCAACCAACTGCAGCGTATCCAAATCGCCTGTCATTATCACGGTCTGAATGCCGGTGCTATTTTGGGCTTTTTCGGCCAAAGCGCCTATCAAATCATCGGCTTCGTATCCCTGTTTCTCGTATACTGGGACGCCGAACGATTTTAAGACCTCTTTCACAATCGGCACTTGGGCATGGAGTTCATCCGCCGCTTTTTGTCTATGTATTTTATATTCGGCAAATTCTTTGTGGCGAAACGTGGGTCCGGCCAAATCAAAAGCCGCCGCAACGTAATCGGGATTCAAATCCTTAATCATCTTAATAAGTACGGACGTGAAGCCGTAAACGGCATTGGTGGTAACGCCTTTGGCGCTCATCGTCGGCGGCAACGCGTGGAAAGCTCTGTGGACTAGGGCGTGGCCGTCAATTAAAACTAATTTCGATTTTTCTTTCATTTTCAGAAATATGATCTATGTGTATTTTCCAGTGATTACCGGGCAGAATTTTCGACACTCTCTCCGCCCACTCAATTAAAACAATATTGCCGGAATCATTGAAAATTTCTTTCAAATCAAACGCCCGCAAATCATTTTCATCTTTCAATCGATAGCAATCAAGATGATATATTCGTTCACCGTATTTTTTTAATATATTGAATGTCGGGCTTTTTACTTTTTCTTTTATTCCGCAGCCCGACACAAAGCCCTGAATAAAAGTTGTTTTGCCGGCTCCCAGTTCCCCTTCCAGAGCGATGACTATCGCCCCATTCGACTCAATATTCAAAATCCGCTCGGCGAAATTTGCGGCCTTTTTCTTAGTTTCTGAAACATTTTTTGATATAAAAACCTCTTTCATGGTATCACATATTACATTTTTTAAACTTATTTGATAAGGGCTCGTAGTAAATAAAAATCCCTCGCTTCTCGTGGGTCACCGTTGCGGTGTGAGAAGCGAGGGTTGGCCAGAATCGAATGATTCGGCAAGGAAGGAACTATTTATTTCTCTCGCGCAGAAGCGCGAGCTCGGCCAGTTCGTCCGGGGTGGGCCGACGACCTGGCGCCGTCGATTGGGTAACCGGCGGTGGCGAATCGTGCTGGACGTGGATGTCCAGTCGCGACGCCGAACTTGTCGAACCGGCAGGAGCCGAGGAGCGGGCCGTGGCGCGGCCCGCCAGAAACGAGGCACCGACTGTGCAGCCTGCCACTCCAAGGAGTAACAGGACCGTCGCCACGATACCCAGCCACATCATGGCGACCGTGAACCGATGACGGCCCGCCGTCTGGACGTCGTGCCAGACGTCCATCGGCACGTCTTGCGCCGGAATCGGGATGTTCACTCCAATGTACGGCATATTAACTCCTATTTCAAAGTTGGCACGAGTTCCCAACTCGTGCCCTCGGTTGTGGGAACAACCTGCCCCGACAGCTTGTTAAGACCGCCGACGACAGGTTGAATGAATCTGACTTCCGAGAAACCGCCATCCGGCCGGTCGACTTCGACCGAACCGTACGGCTCCACTGTATACGTCCTGTTGTCCAGAACGAACTGGGCAACAAGACGCGTTGTGTTTTTCACGACCCAACGGTAGTTGGGTCGGAACGCCGCTTCGCGAACTTCGCGCTCTTGTTCAGCCATCGCCTCGGCTTGCGCCTCGGCGATACGGCGCGCCTCTCGCGCCGTCCGGCGTTCGATGAACGCCGACGTCGCTC